>Ga0075827_128_pt1 | contig 6638 bp, 8 predicted proteins | sample RifGroD1_FD_68283 | JGI IMG/M metagenome (GOLD analysis project Ga0075827, IMG submission 68283) | Microgenomates bacterium GW2011_GWD1_47_13 | reverse complement strand
AGTACATTGAGTACAAAGTGACGGAAAAAATTGCTCCTGAGGGAGAAGGCCAAAAAAGAGAGTAAGGTGTGGTATGCTTTTTTTATGAGGAAATGGCTGGCTGCAGCACATGGTTGGGGGAATAAACACGAGTGGCTGTTACTGCTTTTGGTAGCGGTTATTGTGCTTAGGATACCGTCTTTGGTGACTCCACATTATTACGGAGATGAGGAAATTTACTTGGTGATGGGAAGAGCGTGGAGGATGGGGGTTCCCCTCTACCAGGCGATGTTTGATCATAAACCCCCGTTGATTTATATCTTGGCGGGGATTTTCCCCACGATCGCGGCTTTCCGAGGGATGTTGCTACTAATGATGATGGGACATACAGTATTGTTTTGGAAGCTGTCCAAGCTGTTTTGGGGAGAAAAAAACAGAAATTTGGCTAAGTGGTCGAGCGGGATATTTGTTTTGTTAAGTAGTTGGCCCCTAATTGAAGGATTGATTGTTAATGCCGAGTTGTTAATGATGCTTCCGATCACGGCGTCTCTAGTTATGATCTGGCCGAACAGAAAGTATGGCTGGAAAAAATATTTATTGGCGGGGTTAGTAGCAGGAATTGGGTGGTTGTACAAAATTCCGGTAATGTTTGATGCAATCGCGCTTGCATTATATTTGTTTATTTTCCGCGCTGATACTCTGGGAAAGAGTCTAAGAAATATTTTTTCGGGAGGGATGATCGCTTACCTCGGTGGGTTTGTGCTGCCCCTGTTAATGACTTTTGGTTATTATTTTGCCAAAGGGCATGGAAATGATTATTTGGGAACAGTGTTAACAATGAATGTGGGGTACGTGTCGTCGTGGAGTACGAGTAGTTATGCCTTTAACCCCTTTCAAAGTGGGTTGGTGGTAAGAGGGACGATTTTGGCGATATTCACCTTACTTATTTATTTATTCAGGAAACGAATGGATCGACGAGTGGTTTTGGCAGCAATTTGGGTAAGTTTTGCTTGGTTTGGGGCACTACTGTCTTCTCGGCCATATCCTCATTATTTGCAGGAACTGATTCCCGCGGTCGCCTTATTAATCCCGACGCTGTTTGTGGCAAAAAGAATATGGGAATGGATTGTGTGGGCAATACTTTTGGGAATTACTATTTGGACTCAATGGACGGTTGGGTTCTGGGGGTATCCTACCTGGTCGGTTTACCAGAATTTTGGGCAACTAATCACTCGACAGATCACTCCGACTGAGTACAGGAATAGATTTGATAATACCCAAAGAAATTATGCCATTGCCACGTATTTGAATGATCGATTAACCTCAAAAGATGAAATTTTTGTGTGGGGAAGTGATGCGACAATTTACAATTTAACCAATCGGTTACCGACGGGAGGTAAGTATATTGTGAGTTTTCATGTTCATGATTTAAAAAAATATAATTACACCATGGAGAATTTGCGCCGAAACAAGCCCAAGGCAGTGGTAGTATTACAAGATGCGGGAGATTTTCCAGCGATGGAAGAGTGGTTGGCACAAGAATATCGAGAGGGTTGGCAGGACGGAGCAAATACGGTGTATTGGAAAATACCGGAGGAACTATAAGTGAAGCGAACATTTAATATATCGAAAACTGCCGAAGAGTTGGTACCAGACAAATTGAGTCGAGCAAGTTACTGGGGAGCAATCGGGATGGTGGTCGTAATGATCGGGGGAATAATATTGGTATGGGGGAAATTACCGAACGTGGTTCCATTGTGGTTCGCAGAGCCATGGGGAGAAGCCAGATTGGCAAATAAATTATGGTTATGGTTAATACCGGCAACAGGGTTGGGGACTGTGGGAGTGAATGTCCTACTAGCAAAAGTCACCGGTAAAATGGCACTGATTATCCCCCGGGTGCTGGCAGTTGCGGCGGGAGTGGTATCGTTGACTTTGCTTTTAGGGCTTTACGGTGTAATACAATCGTTGTTTATATGATGGCTAGTTTGGTGTATGTCCCATTTTTGCTGGCATTTGTAGTATCGGTGGCGATAACCTATTTAACTATCCTGGCTTATCGCGGACTCGGAATAGTTGACCGCTCAACCAAACAGGAACACCCCAAGCATATTCATACCAAGCCAGTTCCAAGAGGCGGGGGAATCCCGATTTTTGCGGCGATCTTAATCACCACCTTGATGCTCGGGACCATTGATCAACATATGGCGGGGATCTTTGTCGGGGCGTTTATTTTGATGGGGCTCGGTATATTGGATGACATTATGGACTTGTCCCCATATGTGAGACTAATTATGGGGATTGTGGCGGCGGTGGCGGTAGTTTGGGCGGGAATTGGAATTAGCTTTGTGAGTAACCCATTTGGGGGAGGATTGATTGTGTTTAATAATTGGCTAGTAGCTGATATTTTGGCAATCTTGTGGATTGTGTGGACAATGAATTTTGTGAATATGGGGGCCAAGGGTCTGGATGGACAGCTTCCGGGGGTAGTGATTATTGCGGCGGTAATTATGGGTATTATGAGTTTTCGCTTTGCCAATGATGTAACCACTTGGCCGTCAGCTTTTTTGGCGTTTGCGGTCGCCGGGGCTTACGCGGGACTTTTGGTATTTAATATCTACCCACAAAAAATTATGCCTGGTTGGGGAGGGGGAGCCCAAGCTGGGTTTTTTCTGGCAGTACTTTCCATGCTGTCGGGATCAAAATTGGCAACAGCCCTGATTGTGCTGGGAGTGCCTCTGATGGATGTGGTTTATGCGATCATCCGCCGAATACGAGCGGGAAAGTCCCCTGTATGGGGAGATGCCTTGCATTTGCACCACCAATTACTCAAGTTGGGATGGAGTAAACGACAGGTGGCCTTATTCTATTGGTTGGTGACGGCGGGACTAGGACTAATTGCTTTGCAGTTGAATAGCCAGATGAAGGCATATACAATCCTGCTTATAGCGGTAGCGGTCGGAGGAGTGTTGTTATGGATCAACTTATATATCTCGCAAAAACAATCCGAATCTCACAGTGGGTAAAAAATATTGTGGTGTTTGCGCCGATTGTATTTTCGGGATTCTTGTTTGTGCCAGGATATTTAACTCGAGTAATCTGGGCTTTTGCTTTGTTTTGCTTATTGTCTTCGAGCGTGTATGTTTTTAATGATATTATTGATGCTCCACAAGACAGAGAACATCCATTTAAACGGTTAAGACCCATTGCGGCGGGAAAAATAAGCTTGGCGGGAGCAGTATTTTTGTTTTTACTCCTTTCGATAACATCATTGTTGTGGGGATTTTTGACTTCGACTTTTTTGTTTGCAGTGATGTTGACCTACTTTGTGCTGAATATTTTTTATTCACTGTGGTGGAAACGGATACCCATATTGGACGTGTTTGTGATCGCCGCCGGGTTTGTGCTCCGAGTGTATGGGGGGAGTTTTGTGGTCAATGTTCATATGGACGTGTGGTTCTTGCTCACGGTCGTTTCGGCTTCACTGTTTCTGGCAGTGGGGAAACGTCGGAGTGAGATGACGTTGTTAACCGGAGCAGGATTGGAAGCTAAAAAAACGAGAACTACTTTGACTCATTACACACCGGAACTACTGGGGGCCTATACGGGCATGTTTGCCAACACAACCTGGCTAACGTATGCCTTATTTTCATTTTTACACCCGGCTTTTCAGGCTGAAGGGAAGGTACTTCGGTTGTTTTCGCTACTCCCACGAACGCTTATGGCAGAGAAATGGTTGATGGTGACAGTTCCGGTCGTGATTTTTGGGGTGATGCGCTATATGCAGCTAATCTTTGAACGGAATCAGGGTGAAAGTCCTCATAAGGTGTTGATGAGTGATCGAGTACTCTTGGGAACGGTGGGGTTATGGGGAGTGATGGTAATTACAATTTTGTATTTGGCCTAAAAAAGCAAGATTATTTAGTGAGAGTGACATATTTCCCGGAGACGTAGCCAGGATTACCTTCGAACTCGACTTTGAACCAGCCACTAACGGTCGTTTCGTTGAGATATTTGAGACGTTCACCAACTTTGGCTTTGCCAAGAGGGTCGCTACTGGCGGAAGGTTCACTCCGAACGTTAAGTCCTCCGGCAGCAGTAATATCGGGTGAGTCAGAAACAGTCACATAGGGAGCAGCAATGAGTGAAGAAGATGAAGTAGGAAGCGGACTAAGGAGAGCTTGGGGAGAAGCCGAGGGAGTAAGAGAGGGAGAGGCGGAAGCGGTCGCGAGAGGGCTGGGAGTCAGATTAATGGTTTCACCGGCGAGCTTAACACTAACAATCAAGTTAAAGCCCTTGAGAGTGTTAACGGGAAGAGTTTGTTCGACAAAACCGGGTGAAACTAGGCGGAGAGTGTGATTGCCTGGGTTAAGTGAGATTTTGGAAAGAGGGGTAAAGCCATGGGGGGTACCGTCGAGATTAATGTTGACGGCGTCGGGTTCGGAAATGACGGAGAGATAGGTTTGACCACCCACATCTTCCTGGAAAGTCAGAGTATAGCCAAAGCTGTCTGGTTCGGTGGCGCCTAACGTCCGATTGATGACGGTGGAGACACCTGGTTCAAGGGTAAGAGAGGTTTCGTAGGAGAGCAAGTTGCTACTACTATTGGGAGTAAGTTTGAGCGTATAGGTACCAGCTTTCAAAGAGTCGAGTTTAAAAGGGGTATCGCCGCGGTTTTCGCCATTGAGAAAAACGGTCGAAGCGGGAGTAGTGGTAATTTCGAGGCCGGCAGGTTTTTTGAGAAAGAGATTTTTGACGGTACAACCGGAGAGAAAAATTCCCGCAAAAAGTATAACCAAGAGTTGACGCATGGGTATATGGTAACACGAGTTGACAAACTCCCCTACTCGTTTTATATTCGCAGTTAGCAGTCTAGTCACATGACTGCTAGAATATGGGTCAATGTGACGGAGGTAAAAACATATGGCAATCATTAGATGGGATCCAACTCGAGCACTACTTCATTGGCCCAACGTCTGGGAAGACGAGGATTGGGGAGTTACTCCGGCCGACAATTTGGATGTGTATGAAACAAATGACCAAGTGGTAGTAAAAGCCGCAGTAGCCGGAGTAGATCCAGAGAAAGTTGAGGTAACCTTTGAAAAAGGGGTTCTCTCGATCACGGGAAGTGAAGAAACGGAGGAAAAGGAGGGAAAAAAATACTACCGCAAGGCAAGTCGTTCCTATTCGTACCGAGTGGCAATTCCCGGAAATATCGATATGAGCAAGGAACCGGAAGCTACGGTAACAAATGGAGTTATTGTGGTGAGCTTCCACAAGGCTGAAGAGGCCAAACCCAAGAAAATTGCGGTGAAAAGATAATACCTAATTCATGAGCGTTGAGTGATTGCGGGAGTCCCTGGGAAACTGGGGACTCCTGGTATAATGAAGGGGTCGGCCGGGTACCAGAGTGGTTAATGGCGAGGTCTGCAAAACCTTCGATTCGTGAGTTCGAATCTCATCCCGGCCTCTCTCATCTTGAAAATGTTGACTTCGGGTTGTTTTTGGGTAATACTAGAAATTGTGAGTAGAGATCCAAGGGGTGGACATAACAGAAGAATGGTTGATGAAAGTTTTTTTAAAATATGGTCACCCAAAATGGCTTATGTACTTGGTTATATGTTTGCTGATGGGGCAATATTAGACACTAATACGTCTAGCCGTACTTATTATTTATGTTTTGCAAGTAACGATCTTGATTTATTGAGGAAAATTCGCAAAACAATGAATTCTAACCACAGAATCTATTTGCGTCCTCCGAGAATAATGAGTTGTAAATCAAAGAAATATATTTCTAAAACTGGATATATGCTTAGAATTGGGAATAAGATTATGTACCAAGATTTACTGTCTTTGGGAGTAACTCACAATAAGTCAAATAGTATGCACCTACCAAAGATCCCCACTCACTTATTTTCTTGCTTTTTGCGTGGATACTTTGACGGAGATGGTTGTATAAATTTGTCATTACCTAGGGGTAGAACCACTGTTCGTCTCAGGGTGATTTTTAGTAGTGGAAGTACGGCTTTTTTAAATGAATTGGCATTAATAATTAGCAGTGTTTTACAAATTAGGATTCCAAGAATTTATCAAGCGACGAGAGCTTTTAATTTAACCACCGGTGGGATATCTGCGTTCAAAATTTTAGAATATATTTACAAGGACCTTGATAAGGTTCCTTATCTTGAAAGAAAATATAGGAAATACGAAGAATATAGAGACAATCTAATGGGTTCTCGAGTGAAAAAAAAATAATGATTGGTTAGGTTTTGGCTAAATCGATGACGGTTTCCACTAGACGGTTACTATAGCCCCATTCGTTATCATACCAGGCGAAAACTTTGACTAGATCACCATCAATAACTTGGGTGAGAGCGAGGTCAACGATAGCAGATTCTCGACGGCCAATAATGTCGGAAGAGACCAGGGGTTCGTCAGTAACCGCCAGGATGCCGGTATAACGATCCTCCAGAGTGGCCTGGCGGAAAAAGTTGTTGATTTCTTCGACAGAAGTATTGCGTTTGACTACAAAGCTAAAGTCGGTGATGGAACCAGTAATGGTCGGAACACGGAGAGAGAGGCCGTCGAAGAGGCCTTTGAGCTCGGGAATCGTCTCGGTGGTAGCGATGGCGGCCCCAGTAGTAGTGGGGACGATGTTG
>Ga0075827_115_pt1 | contig 13874 bp, 13 predicted proteins | sample RifGroD1_FD_68283 | JGI IMG/M metagenome (GOLD analysis project Ga0075827, IMG submission 68283) | Microgenomates bacterium GW2011_GWD1_47_13 | reverse complement strand
GAAATATAAAGTAATGAGGTTAACTATCGCTACCGAATTACCCTTGAGTATAATTGAAGATATACACCGTTATGTATACGATAATGTAGGTTCAGGTATAATTTTTAAGATTGATATCAATAAAGATCTGATTGCGGGAGCAGTGATCGAGTATGAAGGAAAATTCGGTGATTTTTCGAAGAGACAGAAGTTTGAAAAAATTGACTGGAGTAAGTTATGACCACGGATTTTCAAACAATGCTGCGAAAGACCGGCGAGGTGGGGTATGCCAGAAAAGTTATTCATGAGGTAGTGGAAATAGAAGGTTTACCGGGAATCAGATTGGGGGAAACTGTGATGTTTGAAACGGGTCAAATAGGTCAGACGATAGCTTTGAACGAAGAAGGGGTAGAGGTGTTGGTGTTGTCGGTTGTGAGCGTGAGGTCGGGTACCAAAGCTGTCAGAACGGGTGAGGAAATGAAGATTGAAGTAGGAGATGCCCTGTTGGGGAAAACCGTTGATGTTTTGGGTAAACCGGTAGACGGTGTTTTAATGGATACCCAGGGATGGGATAAGAGGGCACTGGATGTGGTACCCAGAGGGATAGGACAGAGACAGCGGATCACTAGGAGGCTGGTGACGGGTGCGTCGGTAGTGGATCAGATGGTACCTATAGGAAAAGGGCAAAGGGAGCTGGTGATGGGGGACAGAAAAACTGGGAAAAGCCAGCTGTTAATGCAGACGTTGATTTGTCAGGCGAACAGGGGAAACATCTGCGTGTATGCGGCAATAGGAAAGAAAAAGACTGAAATATTGAAGCTGGAAGGATTCCTGAAGGAAAATAAGGTGGCGGACAGAACGGTTTTGGTAGCCACATCCTCACATGAATCAGCCGGCCAGATATTTTTGTGCCCATACACGGCAATGACCGTAGCCGAGCATTTCCGCGATCAGGGGAAGGACGTGCTGGTGATTTTGGATGATATGTCTGCACATGCTCAGTTTTACCGGGAGCTGTCACTACTTTCCCGGAAGTTTCCGGGTCGGGACTCGTATCCCGGAGATATTTTCCATGTGCACTCTAAGCTGTTGGAGAGGGCGGGTAATTTCAAAGTCGGTCAGGGGGAGGCGTCTATAACCTGTCTGCCGGTGGTAGAAACAGTTATGGGAGACATCACCGGATATATACAAACCAATCTGATGTCGATGACCGACGGGCATATTTATTTTGACTCTGACCTTTTTTACCGGGGACGAAGGCCGGCGATAAATCCGTTTGTGTCCGTAACCCGTGTCGGCCGCCAAACCCAGAGTAAAGAAGCTCGTGCTTGGGGGCAACGCATCCTCACCACCATGAGCGAGTACAGCGAGCTCAAACGATTCTTAAGGTTTGGGACCGAATTAACCGATCACATCAAAGAAAGTATTCGGTTAGCTCACGGCCTCAAAGATCTCCTCAAACAAAATGCCAATACTAGGGTTGATCCCTCGACTCAACTCGCCATGCTCGAAAAACTCTGGAAGGGGAAATCCTAATTTATGAGCAGTCTCAAAGATCTCAAATTTACCATCGACTCTCACTACTCCATGAAGGGTTTGGTCGAGGTTTACGAAGAAATGGCAGCTAGTACCATGCGCGAAATTCGTGATGCCATTCTCGCTAACCGCGATTACTACCACCATTTGGCCAACCTTTCAGCAACAGTCGGCGAAGATCTCTCCCTTGTCGACGGTCACCAAAACAAGCAAGCCCTAGTTCTTTTTGCTTCCGACGAGGGCATGTATGGAGATATTATTGACAAAGTCTTTGCTCTTTTCCTCCACGCCGTCAAAACTACCGCTAATGCCGATATTTTTATTATTGGCAACTCCGGTGCAAAACTGATCCAAACTATCGCTCCTCATACCAAGTTCACTCTGATTCCCGTTCCCAAATCAACTACCGAAATTATTAAACAATTATTTATTTATCGCAGTGTTCAACTCTTTTTCGGTCAATTTCAAAGCATCGCCAACCAAACTCCCAACACCCGTATTCTAACCTCCGCCACTATCGAATCCACCAAAGCTCAGTGGGCCGGGGATGTGACAGTCAAACTTAAATATCTTTACGAACCAAGTGTGACTCACATTGCCGATGTCTTCGCCAAAGAAATTTTTTCTGGTGTTTTTGAACAATCTTTTCAGGAAGGTGAATTAGCCAAAAATGCTTCCCGCATTCTCCACCTTGATCAGGCTCTAACCAACATCGAAAAAAAGCTGACTCTTGACGTCAAGCGTTATCAAACTCTGCAAAAACGTGTCTCTGGCAAAAAACAACAAACCCAATTTAGCGGCTATCGCGCCATGCAACATACGAGGAAACAATATGTCTAAGGTTACTGGTATCGTCAAAACCGTCGTCGGCCGCGTCGCCGAAGTCGACTTCCCCCAACAAGTCCCCGTTGTAGGTACCATTTGTACGTCCCCTCAGGGTGTCACTCTCTACGTCTATCGCTCGATGGGTAGGTCAATTATGCGCTGTATTATTCTTAGCGGCAGTAGCCAACTAAAAAGGCTTACCAAAGTTACTTCTACAGGTGAAACTCTCAATATTCCGACAGGTAGCGCCGTGCTTGGTCGTGCCATGAATTTGTTTGGTACTCCCGTCGATGGCAAAGGCAAAATTTCCCACGAGTTAATTGTGCCTCTAACCGGGAAATCATCTTCACAAAAACCCGTAATCAATGATATTGTCTGGGAAACTGGCATCAAAGCTATTGATTTTTTTGCCCCTCTAATCAGAGGAGGTCGCATGGGTCTTTTTGGTGGAGCCGGGGTCGGCAAAACCATTCTCCTAACCGAAATCATGCACAATATCTTTATTAATTCAAAAGTTAAAACTCAAAAGTCAAAACCAACGGTAGCAGTTTTTGGTGGGGTAGGGGAGCGCACCCGCGAAGGCCACGAGCTTTATCAAACCCTTCAAGAAAAGAACGTACTCGCCCAAACTTCCCTCATCTATGGTTCCATGGGTGAGGATGCCGCCGTTCGTTATCTGACCGCCATGGCCTCGGTGAGTATTGCCGAGAGTTTCCGTGACACAGGGAGTAACGTCCTCTTTTTTATTGATAACATGTTTCGCTTTGCCCAAGCCGGCAGTGAACTTTCTCAAATGAGCGAGACTCTGATGAGCGAAGACGGGTACCAACCCAATTTGCACGAAGATATGGCTCTCCTGCATGAACGCCTAATTTCTACTACCGACGCTGATATCAGTAGCATCGAAGCCATCTATGTTCCTTCGGACGATCTAACTGATCAAGCCATTCTGGCGATTTACCCCTACCTCGACTCTATCTTGACTCTCTCCCGAGATATTTATCAAGCCGGTCGCTTCCCTGCCATTGATATTTTAGCCAGCAATTCTTCGGCTTTAAGCGAAAGCTTGGTTGGAGCCGATCAATATCAAGCTGTGGTGACCGCCCAACAAGTACTTTCGTCCGCTAAAGAACTAGAAAGAATGGTGGCTCTCGTTGGCGAAGGTGAGCTCTCCCCCGAAAACCGCCAAATCTATCATCGTGCCCAACTCCTCAAAGCCTATATGACTCAACCATTTATCTCGGTTGAAAACCAAACCGGCACCAAAGGTGTCTATGTTCCCCGCACTCAAACAGTCAAAGATGTCATCGATATTTTAGCTGGCAAATACGACGAAATCCCAGCGGCCAAATTACAGATGATTGGTGGTATTGGTAAAATATGAGCTCTGCACCATCAAGCCAAATCCTCCAAGTTATCATTCGTCTCAAAGACCGAATTCTTTGGCAAGGAGAAGCGACCTCTTTTAGTTCAACCAACCAAATTGGCCCCTTTGATATTTTGCCCGAGCATGCACGCTTTGTGGGCTTAATCGAACAGTACATTACTGTCCACACTTTAACCAAGGAAGAAAAATGGCCTATTGCCAAGGGGATTCTAAGCGTCAAGGACAGTGTTGTTGAAGCCTACCTCGATTATTAATCTAATTAATTTAAACCGAGTGATATTTTTCGTGCACACTCTTTAACTGTGGGTTAGTGACATGGGTATAAATCTGGGTCGTGGCGATATTTTTGTGTCCTAGCATCTCCTGTACCTCTCGCAAACCTGCTCCATGTGAGATTAGGTCAGTAGCGAATGAGTTATGACTCACAAACCCGCCTGTAATCAGATTGTGTGAACCAGGAATATAAAAGTCATATACACAGTGTCTGGCCGACCCCATCTTTGTCTTACTCTTTACTTTTAACCATTTCAACGCGGGAGAGTTAACCAATTCGAGATATTTCTTCTTTTCCTCTTCTGTGATTACCCCCAGTTTAAAAAATCCATTTATCAATGTCACGAATGTATTTTTCTCTGGGACAATTCGACCTTCTTGGTATCTAGCAACATCTTTTATCTTGAACCTTTCAAAATAGGTGCTATATGCAATATTGTCTTTCTTGGCTTTCGCCAGAATCTCCGTCACAATACTTCCATATGGCACCTTCTCTGAAAAATTAGTTACCTTCCATTTCATGTTTCGCTTGAGAGTAGGGATATACTGATAAAATAACGCCTGACTTTCTTTATCCAAAATTATCAAATCAGATATTGTGCCCGAAAACTCCCGACCCTGTGGCAGAGTCACTATCCGATTTCGTGTCGTTAAATGCGCATCAATTCCAAAATACAAGAGCAACATCTGGACATCTTCTAACAATTCCTGTGAACTAGAAAAATATCTCGGGTCACTTGTTAGACCCTCAGCATCATACAGTCCAGCCAAAAACTCTGCTATCTCATCCAATGTAGCTTCGCTCAAGTTTTTTGGCACAAACTTTGATTTTGCTCTCTCACTAAATGGCGCAATAGAATGCAAAATCTCCACCAATTCAATATCATTACAAGTCAACACATAAGAATTACTAATCTTGTTTAATTCTACTTTCGATTTCTTCCCATACAAATCAAAAATCAAATTCTGATAATATTCCAGATTAGATCTATCTTTGTCGAACAACAAAATACTGCGCCTCGCTTTACTCACCACCCCATCTCCTAGAGCATAGCCAAGTAGCCGCCACAACCTAGGATCATATAGTGGCCTCCCATCTTCATGTTGTATTTTTTTTATCCCCAGCAAGTATTCTCCTACCTTAACTTCACTCGCAGTTTTTTCCACAATGACTCCACCTTCAAAAGAAAATAGCTTATGCTCTCCTGAACACTTGATCTCATAGCCATCGGCCCAGATAGAATATAAATAGGTGATATGAGTCGTCTTTTGAGTAACTTTTGCCAAATCAATGGTGTAGTCAGACATAAGCGAATAAACTTTATCTGTAGAATTATAAAATAATTCACGAACCGTACGAATCCCATATTCATCAAAAATCCTTGTAGCTGGGTGCAGACAATGTCTCATCACGTGCGGCGTAATCGCGTAGGGGAGGTGAGCCAGGCGTCCGTACTTCCCAATAATCCGCTGGACACTCCTTGTCGTTAACCTTAGCTTTTCTCCCGCCTTAGGGTCATCAATCGCCGGTTTGGCTCCTCCATGCCGAATAAAGATCGGGGAATAGTGATCGTTCCGTTCTCGCAAGTAGCGCTCAATCCAGTTGGCTGCCGACTTTGACAAAAAGACCACTCGGATCTTTTTCCCTTTCCCCAAGACTCCAAACTCCCTAGATTCCAGATTAATCGTGGTTTTGTTCAAAGAAACCAGTTCAGAAACCCGCAGTCCCGTCGAAAACAATGTCTCCATCAGTACTCTATCCCTTAGTCCCTGGATGGTAGTAGTATCGGCTTTGTCTATCATCGCAGTCACGTGCGCGTAATCCAAAAACTTGATACTGTGCTCTTTCCCTTTGGGTAATTCGAGTCGCTCCGGCGACACTACTTCATAATCTTGCCTAAGCAGGTATCTGAGCATGCTCCTCAAAGCAATCACGTAATACCCTTGCGTAACTGGCGCCAAATAAGCTCCCTTCTCGTCCTTGGTCTGGGCCAGATATACCCGGTAGGTCTTAAGCATTCTCGAGGTAACTTCACCCAATTCTTTCCCCGGATAAAATTTCCTTAACCACGCCGCAAACTTTGAAAGGTAAAATCGATAGTTCCGAATCGTGAAAGGGGAGACTTGCCGCTCCACCGTGAGGTACTCGAGGTACTCTTGGATACAATCCTCTAATCCAGGTACAGCCCCCTTAGCACTCATATACTCTCAACTGCCAAAATAAGGGAATAAAAATTGGGTAGGATATATCCAGCCATTTTGCACATACACACCTACCACACATACCGTGTGTTCTACCACCAACCCTATAGTGGTTTTTACCTAAATCCTATAGTTAATGTACTCATACCCGTTCAATGGGGCAGGGGAGTAGTCTAGGATCTACCTTTCATTGTGCGACATTGGACACCCATTGTCAACCCGCTATAGTAGATATCGGGAAAAATATCTTGGCTATCTAAGGACTAGAGTATCTCGACCTTACAATCAATGATCCAAAGAATCATGGTCCCAAACTAAAAGAGCTCTGTCGCGTTCGCGAGGTTCTCGTCGATTGGTATTATGGTGCCAAACTCTACGCGACCACCGACGAAGATCTCAATCGTTATTTTGAACCCTTCGCAATCGCCAGCAACATTCAAAGAGCAAAACAAGCTTAATATCCTCATTCCCCCAGATACCGAGGCCGTAGAATCGATTGTACGGCTCGTTCCCAGATCACCACGACCAGTTAATCAGCTCAAATTGTCCATTTTCTACGGGTTTAGTTTGGAAATACCATTTTGGGGGATCCGCGGCGAGTGGGGGAGAAATGAAACTTTTATTCCCAGCTAATTCTAATTACTTCAAATTCTGGATTCTAAAATATTAATTTGTTATTTTTTACCTCCCCCTACCAATTCAAGGTATTATGTCATAAAAGATATATTGTGCGACACTACGTAGATCACTTCCACCACAGGTATGTATCCCCAAAAGTGGGGTAGAGCTAGTTGTGACAGCTATAACCAACTAACGCTAGCTTCTCCCTCCCCACTTTAATTTCTGCTCGCTATTTCCTAATTCCTACTTCCTACTTGCTACTTCCTACTCCTACCAGATCGCACATCTGGATTTTACCTACCCTGCCAGATGTTACGTCTGGCCTGATTCTTCCCCACCAGATGCCACATCCTGTGAATGTCGCAATCTCACCCTCTCACTGCGAGCGCCTTTCAAACTGTATCAAACCTGTTCACAAAACTTGCGCAAAGATCGGATACTTTTTATCCACATTCGTGAAAATAATTATAGGACTTCGTGAAAAGCCTATAATTATTATAGGATAACTAGGAAAACTCGCCTACTCCCCTGCCCTAGCTGACCCACCTCATTAATACAGCTCCCGCTACCACCATATAAACAATACCTGCAAACCATAAATATTCCTGTAAGGTCCGGGCAAACAATCTTCCTTCCATATTGTGCTGGAATATCCCCAGGATCACATACATCCCCATAGCTAGTAAGACTGACGCCAATGGAATATCAATCAGCCAAAAGGTAATTGCCCAGGCGATCTCTGCCATTACCAGTGCTCCCACCAAAGCGTACCAGCCTTCTCCCCGCAATCGCTCACCCAACGAATATGACCATACCCCATGCAAAAATAAGGGATAAGATACTCCCATAACCGCCAAGGTGGTAATCCCCGCCCCCAGCCGGAAAGAGAAGATCACGTGATACAAAAGAGCCGAAGTCAAAATACTCAGCAAAAACCCAACTGCCCTCCCCGCTCGCAATAACTGAATTGTCCTTATCGAAGCTACCGCGTAAATATTAGTCGTTAATAAAAGTCCATACATCGAGATCGCAAAAAAGATTCCCACAATCATCCGCGTAATGGCTGCCTGGGGAAGTAAAAAGTAAAACAAAGCTACCGCGGTTGGATACATGACCGGCAAGACCATATTCACCCACGGGATTATCCCCCGCATCTCCGCCAGTAATGCCCAAGCTGTAAACGAATAAGACATGACAGCCAGTAGTCCAATCGCCACATACCTCTGCTCGACTGTCAGCCGTTGAATCAGTAATAGTCCCACGGACAAAACAAGCGAGACCAAAATAAACTTGCGTCTCTTTGTCAAAAACGCTTTCTTAGGCAAGATTCGCATAAATCTCCTGTACATCGTCATGTTCCCCAATCACTTCCATAAACTGCCCCAACTTCTCCTCCTGTCCATCTCCGCTTGCCGGATACTTCGGTTTGTACTCACCGTCCGTCCGATCAAACATATACATGACACTCCCCGGTTCTCCCATTCTCCCTCCGTGCTTTTCCATCAGATTTCTCAGTTCAGCTATCGTTCGATTACTATTATCCGTTACCGCCTCTATTATTACCGCTACACCTCCTGGGGCAAATCCCTCAATGATAACCTCAACCAATTCACTTCCCTCCGCTTTCCCCGTGCCTTTTTCAATCGCCCGTTCAATATTCTCCCTGGGCATGTTCACACTCCGCGCCTTCTCGATAGCCAACCGCAACGTAAAATTCATGTTGGGATCCCCTACTCCCCCACCCTTTTTGACTGCCACCGTGATCGCTTTGGCCATCTTGGTAAAAACACTGCCTTTTACCTTGTCGTTCGCTGCTTTTTTGTGCTTGATCGTACTCCATTTACTATGTCCAGACATGTCATCTATTCTACCATTCTCCAGTTCTTCTGCCAGTTGACAAACCCCATGCCAGTCTAGATAATGTGGCAGATCCATGAATAACCTATCTCAGCAAGCTGTTGACTACGCACTTTCAAATAACTGGGAACTGGCGGTCGAAACTAATCTGGAAATCCTGGATCTTGAACCCAATAATATCGCCGCCCTTAATCGCCTCGCTCGTGCCTACACCGAACTCGGTCAAAAGGACTCCGCCGAAAGTGTTTATCAAAAAGTTTTGTCTTTAGACAAATACAACTCCGTAGCTCTCAAAAATCTTCGTGTTCTCCCCCACCAAAAAGTATCTTGTGTCGCCAACCCTCTCTCCCGCGAAGATTTTATCGAGGAATCTGGCCTTACCAAAACCGTTTTCCTAATCAAAGTGGCGAGCCGGGAACTTTTGCTCTCCCTCTGTTGCAAAGAGATCTTTTATCTAACTCCCAAATCACGCTTAATCAGTGTGACTTCTGCTGACGGCACTTATATTGGCTCGTTTCCCGATGATCTTTCCCTCCGTCTCAAGTGGCTCCTCACCCACGGCTATTCCTATACTGTCTGCCTCAAAAACGCCTCCGATAATTCGGTTTGTGTTTTCCTCCGCGAACTCAAGCGTCCCACCCGCAAAACAGCTCTCCCCTCTTTCAGCAAAGCCCTCAAAATCCCGGTGAAATCCTCAAAATAACTTAACCGCGTCAACTCCCACATAAACCACAATTTCCGCTCGGTAATCCTGGGTATCAGCCTCTTCCGCCTCTGGCCAACCAAATAAATTCTGCAAGTAATCTACCTCTCGCCGGTATTTTTTGCTGTCGCTGGTAACTACCCTACTCACTTCTTTTTGCTCAGTCCCACTGCGAACCGCCACCACATCAAAACCCAAATTAGTTAAAAAGTCTGCAATATCTCCTCCTAGCCCGTCAATCCCCGAGTTGTTCACCACCGCCACCGTCAAACCCGCTACCCCTACTTGCCAATCAAACAAACGGGAACCCACGTATTCCTGCAATCGTTCCGGATGAAATCTCATTATTCCGTCAGTTTGTGTCAATACTCCCGCCCGAATCAGCTCATCTTGAGTCGCTTCCTTCCAGGTATAAATATTGATCCGAGAAAGTAATGTCAACGCATCCAATCTCGACAAGTTGCTCTTATTTCTTCCCCCCACTCTCCCCCACAAGGACTTTGTCAGTAAACTCCGACTTAAGCTTTGACTTTTGACCTCCGAGTTTTGACTTTTGACTTTTGACTTTTGAGTTATAACGTATCCCTGCACTGGAATTCGCATAAATCCCTGGATCTTGCGCCGTGCAAACTCCCCTCCCTCCCTTTCGTACTCACCCAGTTTGTACAAAGATCCCAGTTGGTACTCCCCCACACTTCGTGACTTGACCAATAGTTCGGATGGGTAAGACAAAGATAAAATTCGCTTCTCCGTCGGGTCAAACGACACCAGTGTCGTCTCTCCACTCTCACCGGTTATAATCAAAGAATACCGCTTATCCGTCCCAAACACTTGGGAAGTACGGTAATCCTTGACTCCCCACCCCAGAGCCACCAAAATCAAAACTGCCCAAACTACTAACTTTAATCCTCTATATTCTGGCTTCTCAGCCTTTCTCGCTTCCATCCCTCCATGCTATCACGAAATTTTTCTCAACTTAAATATGCTAGTACTTTCGCTAGATCCTCGCCCTGGCTCTCCCACTTCATTCTCTGCTTAGTCACAGGATGGGTTAACTCGAGAGTTTGAGCCTGGAGCATCACATGACTTGCCCACTTCCGATCCTCTCGACTCCGCTTTCTCCCCGCATACTGCTCATCCCCGACTACCGGGTGTCCAACATGCCGAGCATGAACTCTAATCTGGTGCATCCGTCCCGTCTTTGGAGCAAATTCAACCGTACTAAACCCCGTGTAACCGCGAGTATCCACTTTTAATTCCTTGGGGAATTGCCACTCACGATAACTCGCCAGTACCCGGTATCCGGTCACACTCTCCCGCCCGTCCTCCACCACTCCCATTCTCTTCCGATCATCTCGCCTCCGCCCAATCGGCAGACTAATTTCGCCCGAGTTAACCTGCCAAATCCCGTGGGTTAAGGCCAAATAAGTTTTCTTGACCTCACGCTCCTTAAACTGTCTTAAAAGCTCTACAAACGCACCTACCGTCTTTGCCAGTACCATTACTCCGCTAGTCTCCTTGTCCAATCGGTGTACCAATCCACTTCGCTCCCGAAAATACTCCATACTAGGGTTGATCCCTTGTATTTGCGAGGGATCAACCCTCGCAGTCAACTGCATCCAATCCTGAACTGTCTCAGTCTTCACTGTCTCGGCTTTGTTGCTCACCACCCCGCTCGGTTTGTCGATTACGACGATATTCTCGTCCTCGTACAAAATAGGTATATCCATATATTAATAGTCCAAAAAAGATCAAATAATCCCACCCATTATTATAAAGTAATTCCCCCAAATGCCAATTATCCCTGACTGCTCCCCAACAAATCCGTTGCCACAAATTAGCAAATCCGCCAACTATAATTAAACCCAAACCGATCCGCTCCCACAATTCCCGCGTTTTTACCGCCAGTACCACTACTCCCAACCACACCAAAAAAACTATCAAAACCGGCACTCCCGGCCACAATCCTCCTGCAATTCCCGTATTCTGCACTTCCCTCCCCTAGCCTATTTATTGTTTTTCTTCGCACAACTTAGGCACAACTCCGCCGTGGGATCAATCCCCAATCTGTCTGTATCGATCATCGACCCACAGGCCATACACTTACCATACATCCCCTCATCGATCCGCTTCATCGCTCCCCTAACTCGTGATAATACCCCATCAGTTTCCCCTTTCATTGCCTCTGCTTGATCGTGTCCAAATTGCTCGGCCGCCTCTGTTCCATCATCCGCATTATCATTCAATCTAGCCGTATCCGCAAACGGATCTTCCTTGGCAATCTGCTTCTTCCGAGTCAGCAAGTCTGTTTCCAGCTTTTTCAAATATTCCCAGATCGGCTGCAACAAATTCTTTGGATATTGCATAAACTCACCTTTCCTTTAACCTAATATGTCTCACCCATTGTAGCAAATCATGCTTTTCCTTCCTACCGATCCGCGAATATATCCAAAAAGCCCCGAGTAACACTATCCCTATCCCTCCCCCAATCAGCCACTTTACGTTTTCATCCACTACTCCGACAACAATCAAATATATCCCCACTAAAACTAATCCAAATAGAGCCGCCAAACCCTCCTTGGCCACACTCGCTTCTCCCTTATACCAGGCGTAAAAACGAAATTCCTTCCGTACCCGCGACACAATCCCAAACGCAACCAAACTCCACACAAAATTCCATCCATCCACGGGTAAGCGTCGAACTGTTTCCCCAGGATAAATCCACCCCCACGCAACCTCAATTCCGGGATTGCTCCCATTCAAAATTCCTCCCACACTCCCCAAGACGATAATTGTCAAAATGGTGACTGCCGCCGCATCCATCACTTTCCACACTTCCCACTCGTGATTCCTCGCAAACAGCCACAAAAACATGACCCCAACGATGATCCCGATTCCCCACATCATCCCTGGATATGCCAAAAAAGCCAAAGCGCGGTAAAGCGTCTGTACTTGTGGATGAGTCACGATATATCCAATTCTCGCGCCTGTTATTCCTACAATCAAAGTCAAGAAGAAAGCATCGAACAAAGCAATTTCATCCCAATGCTCGTCTCGTCCCATCCGCCACCAAAAATATAAACCCACCAGTAGTCCCACAACCAACAATACCCCGAATGAATAAATTTTGACTGGACCAAGTTGAATTAATATAGGTAACATCTCTACTATTATACTTCATACTTTATAGTTCATACTGTATACTTTTCTTCATGCTTTCTATTTCCCATGCCGTAACCGGTGCCTTTATTGCCGTGAAAATCGGTAATCCCGTGCTCGCTTTCCCTCTGATCATCCTTTCTCACTATCTTGAGGATTCCATCCATCACTGGGATGTGGGGACCGGCATCTCCGGTGGAACTAAATCATCCGCTCTTGCCTTTCGTCACGAACTATTTGATCTCACTCTCGCCGCCGTCTTGGTTTTAATCTTTTTCCCCCTGTCTTCCTATAATCTTTCGTCTCTCATCTATTCTCTCAAAGAACCCCAAATCTGGGGTGCCTTGCTCGGAATTCTGCCGGATCTTCTCGAAGCTCCCCGCAATTTTTGGAAATATGAGCCTGTCTGGCTTTCCCCAATTAACCGCTTTCATGGTCGCTTCCACCACTCCATTCCCCAAATTATTCCCGGCCTCGCTCCCCAAGTGATTCTCCTGACCCTCCTCTGGTTTCTCCGCTAAGCCTCTGGTCTTTCTACTTTCACTCCCCCTATCTCCAGTAACTGATCTAGCCTCGTTCCATCCCCACCCTCAGGATGTAGCACACCGTAAAGCAGATCCAACGCCGGCAAGTCAGGCTTTTTCTTGTCCAACTCCCGCTGAATCGCAACTAGAACATTTATTTCGAATGTATTCATGTGCCTGAGGAGAGACTCGAACTCTCAAGGTCATTACAACCACGAGTTTTTGAGACTCGCGCGTATACCATTCCGCCACCCAGGCAACAATAACGATATTCTATCATTAACTTTGTCTCATTGACTCCCCTGGTACAATGCGTATATGACAGGGATTAGCGCCGCAGACGCAGTACAACAACTTGGAAAGGTTGCTTGGGAAGCACTTAGTTTACAAGCTCGGGCCCATATTATTGCGTATGGCTTACCACCAAAACCGGAAATTCTTTTGGACGGGTATACACAAAACGAAATTAGACTGTCTCCTCAAATGGTCGCTAGACTTAGATCTCGAAACTCCCCGGAACAAGAAGCCTAACGGCTCTTATCCATCCCGTAGAACTTCACTCTCTCCCCACGGAACTTGAGATCAATTGTCCTTAAAGGTCCATTACGGTGCTTCGCAATACTTAGTTTGACACTTTCCAAATCCTCCACATCCTCCCGGTACAGAAACATGACTACATCCGCATCCTGCTCAATCGATCCCGATTCCCGCAAATCTGACAATTGTGGAGCACTCCCACTCCCTCGGTGTTCAATCGACCGGGATAACTGGGACAAAGCCAAAACCGGCACCTTCAATTCCCGCGCCA